>Ga0075769_122_pt1 | contig 16557 bp, 14 predicted proteins | sample RifGroC1_FD_67862 | JGI IMG/M metagenome (GOLD analysis project Ga0075769, IMG submission 67862) | Microgenomates (Levybacteria) bacterium GW2011_GWC1_40_19 | reverse complement strand
TATGAAAAACGACGGCATGAAAGTTGAAGAGGCGATGAACATCAAGCCTAAAGATATCGCCGATTATCTCGGCGGTTTGCCGGCGCGCAAATTCCACTGCTCCATTCTGGCCGACAAAGCCTTCAAAAAAGCCGTGGAAAATTACAGGAATAAAAAATAATTTTTAAAAAATTTTGCCTAAATTGGTTGTTTTTTTTGACAACAAGGTATAAATGGTGCTAGCTTAAAGACAGAAAAGAAACCAAAAGATCGTGTGATCTTTGGAGGCAGAACTTTAAAAACTTAAGGAGATACAAAAAATGAAACGACTTTCAGCCCCACTGGATGTTCAAATTGAGTTAACTGAAAAGTGTAATCAAAAATGTTTTCATTGTTATAATTATTGGAGATATTCGAAAGAAATAGGTAAAAACGAACTAGACACGCAAGATTTTTTATTTATTGTTAAAAAATTAACCACCGTCGGAATAAATTCCGTCACTCTTACTGGAGGAGAGCCATTTCTAAAACCCGGATTGGTCTTTGCCATTCTAGAAGCTTGCAAAGAAAATAATATTAAAGCGAGTATTAATAGCAATGCGACTTTGATTAAAAACAGCGAAGCAATCAAAATACGAGATTTAGGAGTAACTCATGTTTTGGTGTCGTTGCTTGGATCAGAAAAGACTCACAATAGCATCACAAACTCAAATACTTTCAAGAAGGCTTGTGATGGAATTACCGCCATGGTTAACAACAAAGTAAAAGTTTCTGTTAATATGGCTGTTTCAAAACTAAATCTTTGCGAATTGCGCAATGTAGGTATGATAACCAAGGATTTGGGCGCAATTACATTTTGTGCCACGCCTGTTGTTCCATCGCATCAATCAAATAAAAAGTTTCTTTTGGATGGCGAGGAGTGCAAGCAAATGTTGAGAACTCTTTTGAAAATAAAAGACGAGTTTAAAATCGGCATTGATACTCTTGAGCCGATAGCAAGATGTCTTTTTAGCGAGAAAGAAGAAGATGAGTTTGTTAATTTTTTTGGCAATCGCATTTGTTCGGCGGCGGTTACCACTTGCGCCATATCTTCTAAGGGCACAGTAAGGCCGTGTATCCACGCAGATGTGGAATTTGGCAATTTGCTTTATGAAAACTTTTTTGACATTTGGGAAAAAATGAAGTTCTGGGCAAGTCCGGATATTTTGCCAAACGGATGCAAAGCTTGTAAAGCCGTTATGATTTGTGAAGGCGGGTGCAGAATGTCAGCGAAGTTAATACATGGCCGCTATGATGGCAACGATATGTACATGAAAGGACCAATAACAAACACGGATAGAGTCAGAAAATTACCGTTTAAAAAAGAAGAAATAGTTGATTTTAAGGCTAATGATTTTTTTAATTTTAACCATTCTGTTGTTTTAAGAAAGGAGGATTTCGGCGGTACGATTTTTGTTGATAATAAAACTGATTTTTTGACTGACAAAGGATTGGAATTGTTGTTAATTTTGAGATCAAAAGATTTTTTCTCAATAGAATCTATTCAAATGGAGTTGGGACTTGAGGCAGATAAAGCCAACCTTATTTTTAACAAATTGTATAAAAGCAAAATAATAATGAAAGGAGGTGAGAAAAGTGAATGCGGGAGCTTTGCTGGATGATTTTTTTGTATCTTCTGTAGAAGGTAGAAATAGAACATCGGATGGTGTCGTGCCAGAAGAATTAAAAAACGCAATTGCGGATGTTTGCGACAAAGGATGCCAATGCGTAGCTTGCGATAATACTGGTTGCAATAAGTAAATGTTCTGTGGCTTAATATATTAGTTGGCAAAGCTTAAAAACTTTGCCAACTTTTTATTTTTGATGTAAAATGATTTTAATATGGAATTACAACTTAATTACAAAGGGAAAGATTACAATAAAACAAAAGAACTAGTCATTAAGGCTTATAATGACATCAGTTTTCGTTTCAAAGACAAACTAGAAAACATGGCTGTCTGTGTGCATAAAAACAGAAAAGAATTTGACAAAAAACTTAATAGAAAGACAAAATTATGGGAAGTTGCCAATGTTATGAATAAGGAAATAAATATTATTCATACTGATTCTTTCGCGAAAGAAAGCTCTCACAAGGCGGACGAATTTTTCCCTATATTAAAACACGAAATAGCCCATCTGTTTATTGATAAAAAAACAGACGATAAAGCTGTTCCAAAGTGGCTTGATGAAGGGCTGGCCTCATATGTGTCGGATAAATATAAAGATATAAAACATTCTATACAAATAGAAGAAGATTTTTGCGAGAAACTCGGAACGTCAAAAGGTTGGGATGAACATTCTGATTATTGCGCTTATGACACAGCTTCTTTGTTTGTAACCTTTTTGGCGGAAAAATATACCATGGATAAGACAATGGAACTGCTCTCGATGTTAGATAATAATTATTATTATCCGAATTTTGAAATAATATTCAAAAATATTTTTGGAAAAAGTTTGAAAGATTTAGAAAAAGAATTTGTAAGCGCGATAAATACAAACTGATTTTTATTTGCAGAAGATCAGAGATATGCTGCTTAATAAGACTTTTAAAAATTCTCCTTACAAAAAGACCTGGGATACAACTACCGGCGCTACTCCAGATGGGGAATATACTCTTCGTGCACACGCAAGGGATAATAGCGGTCGAACAAAAAATGCCGATATTACCGTAACTGTAGATAATACTCCACCGATCTCAACAATTGATTCACCGGAGGGAGGACTTATCACAAATGATCCAATTGATATTTCCGGCTCATCTTCTGATGAATCTCTGGATACGGTTGATTATGTTCGACTTTTCTATAGAGAATCGGTAGAGGAAGTCGGGGATTTTGTATGGATTGAAATTGATACGGTCGAAAATACCGAAGGTGACGAACCCTTTGAATGGAGTTTTGATTGGACTCCTCCAAGTGATGGCACTTTTGATATCAAAGCAGAGGCAACAGATACGGCGGGAAACACCGAAACAAGCCCTGAAGTTTACGATATTACTTATGACACCACAGCGCCCACAATTCCCGTTGCCGATCCTGTTGCCGACGATTATACATCTGACCAATCGGTGAATCTATCGAGCTCGGATACAAATGGCTACACAATTTATTACACGACTGATGGAACAACCCCTGATAGTTCAAGCTCAACCGCATTACCTATAACAGTTGACAAGGATATGACAATTAAAGCGGTGGCAATAGATCCGGCTGGAAATATCAGTGATATGTTGACTGCTACCTATGGAATTCCGCCTGTAATATCTGAAGAATCTTCTTCATCTATCGGGTCAACCACCACTACAATTACTTGGACCACCGATGAACCGGCTACTTCAAGAGTGATTTATGACACGGTATCTCACGCCACTCATTCTGTCGACTTAACCGGCTTAAATCCTGAAACAACCTACTATTATAGAACTGTTTCTCGCGCATCTCCGGAAAAAATCTCTGATGAAAAATCTTTTGCTACTACAGTCCTTTTGGCAGAGGACGTTGTTCCGAGCGGAGGAACTGCTTCTACCCCTTCTTGCGGTGCAGTCAAACCTTCCGGCGCGCCCGTTCTTCTTTCCGCAGTTTCAAATGCAAATAATCAAGTAACGCTTACTTGGAGTAAGGCATCCGATCCTGTAACCTATTATCTTATTACATATGGAACATCATCCGGTAGCCAGACATATGGCAATCCTAATGTCGGAGGAAAAGACACCACTTCCTATGCTGTTTCCGGTCTTTCAGGAGATGTGACTTATTACTTTAAAGTAAGAGCAGGCAACGACTGCATGCCCGGAGATTTTTCGAACGAACTTTCAGTTTTTGTCCCCGGGCCTTTCATTTCAGGCCCAGCCGCAGGATTTGCTCCCGGAGTACTCGGAGAGGCTACTCCTTCAGCTGAGCTAAGTCCAACATCCTCACCTGAAAAAGGAGTTNNNTCATAATAAAATTGCGAAAAAGAAACGACGAAAATTCTTAAATTAGCACTTTATCCTCTAAAGCGCTAAAATCACCTTAGAATAGATTTTTCCAGATCAAACATAATCAACTTAGGTTTTGACACAAGATTTTTATACTAAATTTTAGATTATGGACTCATAGGCACTAGAATCTTCACAAAATTTCCTCTATAATATTTGTTTGCCCAAAATACTAAATCTTCTATGGATAGCATAATAATTAAAGGCGCCCGCGAACACAATCTAAAAAACGTTGACCTCGTGCTTCCCAAAAACAAATTAATCGTATTTACGGGAATTTCGGGTTCGGGAAAATCCTCTTTGGCTTTTGACACTATTTATGCCGAGGGACAGCGCCGATATGTCGAAAGTCTTTCTTCTTACGCAAGGCAGTTCTTGGGCATAATGAAAAAACCCGACGTTGATCTCATCGAAGGACTGTCTCCTGCTATTTCGATTGATCAAAAGTCTACCTCCAGAAATCCCAGATCAACAGTGGGTACGGTTACTGAAATTTATGATTACATGAGACTTTTATTTGCAAGAATTGGACACCCACACTGTCCTAATTGCGGCAGAGAAATAGCAAGCCTGACTGCAGAACACATCATAGATACCATAACCGGCATTCATGCCAAAACTGGCGCAAAACAAGTAAGAGCGCTTACTCTCGCTCCCGTGGTAAAAGACAGAAAAGGCGAATATAAAGACCTTTTCTTAGATTTAAAGAAAAGAGGGTATAAAAAAGTCAGAATTGACGGGACTATATTTGACCTTTCAGAAGATTTTGTCCTTATTAAAACCAACAAACACACAATTGAGGCAGTTATCGACCAGGTTTCGCTAACAAAAGACACTGACAGACAAAGAATCGCCTCAGACGTAGAGCAGGGATTAAGGCTCGGAAACGGAGAGCTGATTCTGGCTGTTATAAAAGACGCCGGGTTTAGTATTCCCGATAAGCCCAAGAAAATGGAAGATCAGCTGTTTTCGACAAAATTCGCATGTCCAATCTGTAACATTTCAATTTCCGAAATAGAACCCAGAATATTTTCTTTCAATACTCCGCATGGAGCATGCCCTGACTGCAACGGACTGGGAACAATTCTTAATGTAGACCGAGACATGGTTTTTAATGACAATCTAACGATTAGCGAAGGGGGAATACTTCCTTTCGCCAATATGCTATCGCATGATACCTGGTATTCGAGGACATTTAAGGCTTTTGCCCAGGAAAATGATATTGCGGTCAATGTAAGACTAAAAGATATTTCTAAAAACAAAAAGGAACTAATTCTCGAAGGAACAGGAGAAAATCAGTACGAAGTGTGGGGATCCAATAGATATGGCAGAAACACTGTGATAAAAGAGCCCTTTAGGGGAGTTCTGTGGGAGCTTAGACAGAGACACGGGTCTACTGACTCCTCATTCTTTAAGTCTCAGATAGAAAAATTTATGAAATACGAGGTCTGTGAAGCGTGCAGTGGATCAAGGCTTAAAAAAGAAGCTCACTTAATAACGATTAGAGATAAATCGATTACAAATGTCAGCGACATGCCTATACTTGAGGCTCTTAAGTTCATCGAAGATACTAGGCTGGACTTTTCCGCAAGAGAAGAGGCAATTGCCAAGCTCATTATGAAAGAAATCGTACAGAGACTTAATTTCTTAGTCGATGTAGGACTGGATTACCTTACTCTTTCAAGAGGCGCGGAAACACTCTCGGGCGGAGAAGCACAGAGAATAAGGCTCGCTTCTCAAATCGGATCAGGACTAACTGGAGTACTCTACGTATTGGACGAACCTTCAATAGGACTTCACCAGAAAGACAACAAAAAACTTATCGAGACCTTGAAGAAATTACGCGACTTGGGAAACACTGTGCTTGTTGTCGAGCATGATAAGGAAACAATGGAATCATCTGACTATATTGTCGATTTCGGACCGGGGGCGGGAGAAAAAGGAGGACATATAATTTCCAAAGGAACAATTGAGGAAATAATAAAAGATCCGAAGTCTCTAACCGGACAATATTTATCAGGCGAGAAAAAAATAAAAACAGAGAGCAAAAATGAATACGAGGGCAAGTCGCTTACGGTAATCGATGCTTCGGAACATAATCTTAAAAATATAACCGTCACATTTCCGTTGAACAAGCTTAATGTAATTACAGGAGTCTCAGGATCCGGCAAATCTACGCTTATAAATGACATTCTGTATCAGGCTCTTATGCAGATCGAGAATCCCTACAGACGGGAAAAGCCGGGGATTTTTAAGGAACTCGTAGGGTTTGAGAATGTTAAGCACGTCTATATGATTGACCAGTCTGCTATAGGAAGAACGCCCAGAAGCAATCCTGCGACCTACACAGGGGCATTCACGTACATCCGGGAACTCTTTGCGAAAACAAAAGACGCTAGAGTAAGAGGGTACGGACCCGGAAGATTTTCCTTTAACGTAAGAGGCGGCAGGTGTGAGGCGTGCGAAGGAGAAGGACAAATAAAAATCGAGATGCAATTTCTCCCTGACGTCTACATAACGTGTGAGGAGTGCAAGGGCGCTCAATATAATAGCGAGGCGTTAACTATTTATTACAACGACAAAAATATCGCCGACGTCCTAGCAATGAGCGTTTCTGAAGCTTTGGAATTTTTTTCAAGCATTCCGCCTCTTTACCACAAACTTAAGACGTTAAACGACGTAGGCCTCTCTTATATAAAGCTGGGGCAACCGGCGCCGACGTTATCAGGAGGAGAAGCGCAAAGAGTAAAGCTTGCAACAGAACTCTCAAAAAAAGGAGCAAACTCTCTTTATATGCTCGATGAACCAACTTCCGGGCTTCATTTCGCAGATCTCGAGAAACTACTTCATGTACTTCGCAGGCTGGTAGATATCGGAAATACTGTTATAGTTATAGAACATAACCTTGACATCATAAAAAACGCAGACCATATAATAGATCTAGGCCCGGAAGGCGGAGACAGGGGAGGGGAAGTCATAGCAGAAGGCACACCCGAAGCTATAGCAGCAAATCCCAGGTCTTACACAGGGCAATTTTTAAAAAAGTTTTTTTAATGAAAAAGATATTACTGTCCCTTTTTCTCCTCTTGATCATTTTCTTTCCTAAAAACGCTTTTGCTTCAGAATTTTTTTCTACGGAGTCTAATGCTATTTATACTATCCAGAATACAGGCAGAACAAATGTTAGATTCAATAATTCCCTCATAAACAAAAGCGGTGATTCATACGCGTCCTCCTATACGCTTGTTGTTGGTTTTAAGAATCTTGAAAACATACAAGCCTCTGACGGAGAAGGACCAATCGGTGTTGAGAAAACAGAAAACGACCGGGGAACTGAACTTAAACTTAGATTTAACCAAAGGGTTGTCGGGAAAGATCAAAAGCTTAATTTTTCAATTTCTTTTGATACATTTGAAGTAGCACAAAGCCAGGGCAGGATTTGGGAGGTAAACATTCCGGGACTTTCAGACAGTAACGATTTTGACAAATTCAGCTCATCTGTAATAGTACCGCAGTCCTTGGGAAGTCCCGTCTACATAAAACCCGACATTAAAAGGGTCGCCACATCATCCTCCAACACTGTAGTTTTTGATAAAAAAGACCTGGGAAATTCAGGCATCTCAATGGCGTATGGAGACTATCAAGTCTATAGATTTAACCTAAGGTATCAGCTTGAAAACGCGAACCTTTTTCCTGTACGTACAGAGATAGCCCTCCCTCCCTCAACCAACTACCAAAATGTTTCAATTGATGACATTCTACCCAAGCCGACAGATGTAGTGGTAGATAGGGATGGGAACTGGCTTGCGCAGTTCAGTCTTAAATCCCGGGAGCGTATCGAGGTAAACGTGCTGGGAAACGCTCAGGTTTATTTAAACCCTAAGCCCCAAGAAGTCAAAAGCGAAGACCTTTCGGAATATTTGAAGCCTACAAAATACTGGCAGACAAATGATCCAAAAATACAAAGACATGCAAAAGAGCTAAAAACGCCTGAGGCAATTTACAATTACACGCTTAAGACCCTTAAATATGATTTTCAGCGGGTAAAAAAAGGTCAAGTAAGGCTAGGGGCACTAGATGCTCTTAATAAGCCTGATTCTGCGGTATGCCTTGAATTTTCAGATCTTTTTATAGCCCTGTCCCGAGCTGCGGGAATTCCGGCCCGTGAGGTTAACGGATTCGCATACACTGCTAACTCAAGCGAACGCCCCTTATCCCTAATTAAAGACGTTTTACACGCCTGGCCCGAGTATTACGATTCAAAACGCAGGGCCTGGATTATGGTAGATCCTACATGGGGGAATACAACTAACGGAGTTGACTACTTTAAAACTCTCGACTTCGATCACTTTGCTTTTGTCATAAGAGGAATAGACAGTCAGTACCCAATACCCGCCGGGGGATATAAATTTGCTGGGAATGAGTCTGTAAAAAACGTTGAAGTATCCCTTGAAAGAACATATAAGAAAACTCCGGTAAATATATCACTCAAGCCTCTGTTTAACAAAAAATATACAGCCGGTCTTTCAATTGAGGGAGTAGTAATCGTAGAAAATAATAACGGCGAGATGTTTGATGAGGGAATTCTTACTGCAAGTTCCCAGATTCTTACCCCTAAAAAACCATTCCACCTAATAGAAAATATTCCTCCCTTCGGCAAGAAAGAAGTGGTATTATCGTTTAACAAAACTCCGTTTTTGACAAACAGAACCGATAATATTAAAATTAGCCTCGGTAGCAAAGAAGATGATGTCAAAATCAAAGTCTCCCCAATCTTCCTAAACTACTATTTAATTCTAGGAGGTGTTTTAATTGGAATCTTTACTATCACAAGCATTATCGTTGCCAAAAAACTCCGGCGCCTACATCTTTCTCGACAACGAGAATAGGGTACTCTACGTCGGTAAAGCAAGAAATCTGAAAGACCGGGCCTCATCCTACTTCAGGAGCCCAAAACACCTAGAACCAAAAACCAAAGCACTTGTAGAAAAAATTAGAAAAATAAAATATATCGAAGTTCAATCGGAGATTGAGTCCTTTTTGCTTGAAGCAAGTCTAATCAAAAAATATTCACCTAAATACAATACCCGACTCACTGACGGAAAAGCATACCCGTTTGTGAAAATAACTAAAAAGGACAGATATCCAAAAGTTTTAGTAGCTAGAAGGTCGGACGATAAAGACTCTATATATTTTGGCCCCTATCCCAGCTCAAAAGACCTATATACGGTTCTTAAACTAATTAGAAAAATTTTTCCTTATCAGTCAGTCATTAATCACCCCAAAAGAGTGTGTCTTTATAACCACCTGGGGCTTTGTCCGTGCCCTTATGTATTTGATTCGCAAGATTCTTATAAGGAATACAGAAAAAACATCAGACATATCACGCAGTTTCTAGATGGAAAAACCAAGAGCATAACTTTAGAGCTTGAAAAAGAAAGAGAATCATTTAGTGAACGGGAAAACTATGAAGAGGCGGAAAAAGCCCAGCGGAAAATCAATGCTATCCTCAGAATAACTTCACCTGCGATAAATCCCTTCAGGTATGAGGTTAATCCAAACCTAATCGAAGATATTTATGCCAAGGAGACCGAAAGCTTAAAGCAAATTCTTAAAGAAAACGGTGTAGGAATTAAACGTCTTGAAAGAATTGAGTGCTATGATATTTCAAATATTTCAGGGAAATTTGCCACAGGATCTATGGTAGTTTTTACCCGCGGGCAGAGGGATTCATCTTCATACAGACGTTTTCGTATAAAAAATCCACCAATTGTTATTCCCAATGATTTCGAAATGATTAAAGAAGTACTGAGGAGAAGGTTTAAAAACGATTGGCCGCACCCGGACCTCATTGTTGTCGATGGAGGCAAAGGGCAGGTAAGTAGCGCTAAAAAAATTCTTTTGGAGTACGAATTAAAGATTCCCCTGATTGGGCTTGCAAAAAGGCAGGAAACAATAATTACGGAAGATTTTAAAGAAATTAAATTTTCAAAGATTCCCGCATTTAATCTACTTAAGAAAATCCGGGATGAAGCACACCGATTTGCTATAACTTACCACAAAAAGCTAAGAGATAAATCCTACTTCCGCTCGACCTTATAGACAAAGGGGAAGAATAGAAAGGACGCAGGGGCATCATCAAGCAAATACTTTTGGAAATCAGCATAAATCTTTTTTCTCTCATTTAAATCTACTGTCTTTCTTCCGTCCTCTAGGAGCTTATCGATTCTTAGGTTTTTATATTTACTTATGTTACTTGATTGATCCGAATGCCAAAGGGCATATTGGTCCGGATCTTTAGGAACAAAGAACTCGCCTAAAAAAACTTGAAAAACATCAGGCACCGTATCTATTTTTTCTATTTTTACACTAACGCCAAGCTCCGCCCATACTTTCTTCACGTCTTCTGCCACGTTTTCATACTGAGGCAAGGTCTTAAGTTCTAAAACAAGCTTTCCGGAATCTGAAGCGCTACTGTCCGAAAGAAGTGTCTTCGCGTGCTCTAAATCTCTCTTCGGAATGCCTGATACCAACTCTGCTCCCCAAGAGCCTTCGGGAAAAGATAGAAAATTACGTCTCCCATATTTAAACTGGTCTGGAAGAGAATACGTGAGAGCCTTTCTTATTTTTTTATCTGAAAGAACTTTGTCCTGGGTATTATAGAAAACAGTCACAAGCTTGTTTTCGTTTACGCCTTTTGATATCTTGGCATTTCTAAAAGAAGCAAGATTCGTGCCGTAGACTACAGTATCGTTAATGTCTAAAACCTTTGTGACTTCACCTAGAACAAACGCGTTTTTAAGCGCCTCTTGTGTTGGATAAAATTGATAAATTACTTTTTTGCGGTCTTTTACAGAAGTTAATTTTACCGACTGTATAAATTCTCCATTAGTCTTTACGTCCGTGAGTCTGTATTCGCCAAGCCCTATAAAGTTCTTTTTAAATATCTTTCTCGAAGCGGTAACTATGAATGGCGTGTAGGGATCTTTGAGCTTAAATACAATTACTTTCTCTGCCGGACGCTGTACCGTAACATCCGTAAAGTCATAATTAATTAGCCTGGAAGTTAATTTTTCACCGTCTGAAAAATATATATCGTCCCTTAAATAGAATACGTAAGTTCTTCCGTCATCTTTTATTTCCCATTTTTCAGAAGCTGCGGGAGAGACCCTTCCGTCCGATGAAACCCTGGTAAGGCCAATTGATACCCTATCAAGCACCTCCGCTGGCAGATCATCTATCGTAAGAGCTCCTGCTATTCCAATCCGTTCTTCCTCGACAGAAAAGGGAACCTTAGAGAGAAGAAACGATCTGTTAAGAAAAGCAAAGGAAAAGAATATGAGACCCAAAATAAAAGATACGAGAATCGTCTTTCCCCATCTTTTTAGATACGCCTTAAGCAACCAGACTACCAGTCTTTTCCTTTTTAAAAAAATCATACTCTTTTCTTAACGGGGTATTAGAAGTAAAAGAGAAAGCACGGCAAAAAGCGTTGCTAGAATTATCGTAGCCCAAACCAGAATTTTCTCCATGCTTCGCCTACTTCTGTAAAACTCCCCACCAGAACCTCCGAAGCTAGCGGAAAGACCCGATCCCTGCATTTGAAGAAGGATAACTCCGATTAGTGCGGCAGCAATTATAATTTCAAAAATAAAAAGAACCATTGAGGGTCATTATAACTTTTCCCAAGGCCCCTGCGCAAGTCTTAGCGCTTAATCACCCAGTTAATAAACCCCTGAACTAGAGAGAGAACCGAGGCAGAAATTACATATGCAAAAAGAGAATTAAAGTGGATTTCGGGAATTATAAAGCCAGCCGTAGAATATCCTGGAAAAGTAAAAGCAGATATTTTTATTTCAGTCACAAGAATTGTCAGGATATATAGAAGAATAGCGTTTGAAAAAAAAGAAAACATTCCCAATGTAACCATATTTAAAGGAAGCGAGATAAGACCGAACAGAGGCTTTAGAGTAACGCTAAGAATTGAAAGGATTATTCCTCCCAAAACATACGTTCTTAAACCTCCGGTAACAACGACTCCCTCCAGACCCTGCCCTAGAGCAAATAGAGAAAGACCGTTTATCGAAGCCGACCTTATGAAGGATTTCATTCTTAAGTAAAGAGTAGCAGAAAAAAAGTTTTTGTGTCAATTTATGATGCTTTACCCTGAATAAATTTGAAGGGTTGAAAATAATACGATTGGGGGGTATATTAAACTTTAATGGATTCTATCATTTGTCCTCATTGCAAAAAAAAGGTCGAACTGTCAGAAGCAATAGTTCATGAATTACAGGAGAAAGTTCGCTCTCAAGAAAAATATAAGCTAGGATATAGATTACAATATCCCAAATAGATTATGAAAACCATAAAAGTATCCATACGAGACGAAAATACTCTTGTCCTCCAAGAAGATGCCAATAAAGGCGATTTAATTGACCTGAAGTCACTCCATGATCTTGATATCGACAAGACAACTATAACAGCAGTTGTGAACTCTATTAGACGTAAAGAATTTAATGACGCACTACAAGACGCACTACAAAAGGAGACAGAGCAGATAAAGCGTGAAAGCGATCTCCGATTGGAAATCAAAGTAAAAGAGGTTATCGCTGAGAAAGATCAAAAAATAACCAGGCTTGAAGATCAGATCGAAAATAGTAGTCAAGCGCAAGAACTCGCCATAATTAAAGCTGTTGACCCAATTGAAAAAGAACGTGATCAGATTAAGATACAAAAGGAGTCGATAGAGATAAGCTACAAAGAGGAAATAGAACGCCTTAAGGATATGAAGACAAAACTCTCCACGAAAATGTTGGGCGAGACTCTAGAGCAGCATTGTGAAATTGAATTTGAAAAGTTACGATCAACAGCCTTCAAATACGCCATCTTTGACAAAGATAATGATGCTAGTAGCGGCAGTAAAGGCGACTACATCTATCGCGAATCCGATGAGCAAGGCAATGAATTTATCTCAATTATGTTTGAGATGAAAAATGAAAACGAAGAGACAGCTATTAAAAGGCGCAATGAAGATTTCTTAAAAGAGCTTGATAAGGATAGGACCGAGAAAAAATGCGAATATGCAGTGTTAGTCTCTCTACTCGAATTAGAAAGCGAACTGTATAACACTGGCATCGTAGATGTATCCCATCGTTACAACAAAATGTATGTCATACGCCCTCAATTCTTTATTCCAATGATTACTCTTCTGCGTAATGCTGCCCTTAATTCACTCCAATATAAAGCAGAACTCGCTATGGTTCGCAATCAAAACATTGATGTTGCAAACTTTGAGAATGAGCTAGTCGAGTTTAAGAATGCTTTTGGTCGAAGCTATTTGCTCGCCCACGATCGATTTATAGATGCTATTAAAAACATTGATAATTCTATAGCTCAACTACAAAAAACCAAAGAGAATCTGCAAAAAGCCGATGATCACTATCGCATAGCCAATAACAAAGCAGAGGATCTTACAATCAAAAAATTAACCAAAGGCAATCCAACTATGGCCGCTAAATTTGATGGGTTAAAGAAAAATCAATATAAATAGGCCTTACGATCATGAAGACGAAACCCTCCTTTGACGAAGAAGAAATCCTCTGGAACACAGGGTATGACTTTGCGATAGGAATTGACGAAGTGGGCAGGGTAGCATTTGCAGGACCAATATTTGCTGCCGCCGTAGTATTCCAACTTCTTAAACCGAAGGAAAGAGAGACTCTGGCTGTAGAAATAAAAAAATCCGCGCTGTTTTATTCCATCGCAAGCATAGGAGTTGGAGTAATAAACAAAAAGGGGATTGGGGTTGCAAATAAAATGGTTTTTCGAAAAGTTATTGCGCAGTCTCTATTAAAGCTTGAAGGGGAAACGCTTCGTTCTGGCGGACGGATTTCACGTTAAATACCTTAGGGGAATAGGACTTAAAAATCAAAAAGCGATAATAGGCGGGGATAGAAAATCTATATCCATCGCTGCGGCGTCAATAATTGCCAAGGTGGAAAGGGATAAGTTTATGAGAGACCTAAACAGAGTTTACCCTAATTACGGGTTTGAAAGAAATAAAGGATATGGAACCCGATATCATAAAGAGGCTCTTAAACAGTTTGGGCTTTCCCAAATCCACCGAACCTCCTTCAATCTTTCTCCATACTTGTGAGCCAAATGTTTCAGAATTGGAACCAAATACGAGGATCGCTTGAACAGTGGAATATCCTCCTGAATCCGAGTCTCAAGCCAGCTTTACAGCTGAACTACCATTAGTTAATGGAATATCAATCGCATTGAAAGCATCTTCGTATCTGCATTGGATTTTTTCTAATGCAATTTCAGGATTAGGTAAGTTGTTCTCTAGGAAATTACGTAGAGCCCATTTTACAGTTAGAGCGTTATGAGATTCATAAATCTGTTTCATATTGGGTCCCTCTCCTATGGTGGCAACTCTGTCTAAATCTCCTATGACAAAATCTATGTCGCCTGATTTCTCATCGACGATAAAGAAAAAAGCATCTCTAAGTAGTGCTATATTCGAGCCCGAGGCTAATGTAGCTTGAGAAAACATACCATCAATTAGTTCACTATAATCTAATAAGCTTCTTCCTAAAACCGCTCTGGCTTCAACGCTAAGTACATCGTCATACGAGTAACATCGGCGACTTCCTAGGTTCCCATTCGTCATTAATATACTAGTACCATCTTCACTTAATCTGTATGTGGGAAGCACTTTCAGTCCAGCTGTCTTAGCAGCTCTGTAATTCTCCATAGCATTTTGTGCGTTTTGTTGAGAACTCAACACGAGTCCCTCATTTTCAGTATCCCTAAATTTTTTGATAGCTAAATTTATTTTGTGTTTGCCGACTGTTATTTCTGCACCTAAAACCATTCCATGGTAACCATAGCCAAGTAAATCCCCTTCCTCAATTTGAACTTTCCGTGGCATTTTACCTTCGTGATAAAACGTAATTTCCTTAGGCATGGCGGAGAATATATCATAGATGGGGGAGATAATCAAACTATAGGTTGTGAGCCGCACAGGAGTCGAACCTGTAACCACCTCCTTAAGAGGGAGGTGCTCTGCCAGTTGAGCTAGCGGCCCGAAAGCACTTTTAGTATACTAAAAAACGGCCTCAAAAGACAACAGAGTTTTGCTATAGGCTTAGTTTCGTTGTATAATACGCGGTAATGTTTGCTGAGAGACTCCTGCCCCTAATTAAACGTCACAAAAAACCCTTAGTCCTGGGACTTATTCCGTTATTTCTACTTTTATATTTCCTTCTCCCAAAGAGGGATAACGCCACTATTACGGCAACCGCTTCGAAAAATGACGTTACAAAAATCGTTTCCGTGACAGGAGACGTAGCAGCCGATCTAACTGTCGATTTAAAATTTCAATCGGGTGAAGCTTTAAGCTGGGTAGGAGTAAAAGAAGGAGATTATATCGTTAAAGGGCAGGCAATAGCGTCTCTTGACAAGAATAAGCTTCAGGCAAGTTTTCGACAAGCAGAGCAAGATTTTATAGCAGCCAAGGCAGAATCGGAAAAATATTACGATGGTCATAAAAACTCAACGGAAAGTTTTGACGAAAAAATAGAAAGAACTGCATTAGACGCTGCACAGAACAAAGCCTATGACTCGATGAAAAAAGTTGAATACGATTTAGCTCATTCAACCCTTTACTCTCCAATTTATGGGATCATTACAGGGTCTGATGCTCCGGTAGCCGGTGTAAATGTAACTGCGACTACTACTTTTGCTGTTACCGACCCATCTTCTTTGAGCTTTAAAATGGAAGTTGATGAGGCAGACATTGGAAATATCAAAGAGGGCCAAGAAATGAAAGTAATATTTGACTCTTTCCCAGATAAAGAAGTTACCCTCAAGATTAACAGTATTGACTTCGTAAGTCACAAAACTTCATCTGGCGGAAATGCATTTTATGTAAAAGCTAGTCTTTCTGATCCTTCAAAATACCGAGTGGGAATGAGCGGTAACGCGGACATAATAGTATCGTCAAAGAAAAACATTCTATCAGTTCCTTCTTCAAGTGTCTTTGAAGACGAATATGTCTTCGTAAAAAGGGGAAATTATTTTGAAAAAACAAAAATCAAGGTAGGACTGCAAAGCGATACTCTTGCAGAAATTGTTTCAGGAATTTCAGATGGAGATGTCGTAGCAGTTGATCCGAATTTAGTTCCACTAAAATTAATCAGAAAATAGTTTCAAATGAAAAATAGCGTCCCGATTGTTTGGATGAAGGGTATATCTAAGGTTTACAGATCCGAAGGCGTAGAAACTGTAGCACTTCGAAATATTAATTTGACAATTAACAAAGGAGAGTTCATTGCGATAACAGGCAGGTCAGGTTCCGGTAAATCTACCTTGATGCACTTAATTGGACTTTTAGATACGCCCACCTCCGGCGCCTACAAACTGAACGGTGTTGATGTTTCCAAGCTGGACGAAGATAGTCTTGCAAGTCAAAGAAATGTAGAGATAGGCTTTGTTTTTCAGTCTTTTAACCTTCTTCCAAGAGCTACTTCTTTGGAGAATGTTACTCTACCGGCCAT